>Ga0156792_11_pt1 | contig 40557 bp, 34 predicted proteins | sample RifOxyD3_FD_110741 | JGI IMG/M metagenome (GOLD analysis project Ga0156792, IMG submission 110741) | Candidatus Wolfebacteria bacterium RIFOXYD12_FULL_48_21
AGGGGCAGCTTCCTTCAAACATCAACGCCTCTAACAGATAGAGACCAACCTGTCTCACGACGGTTTAAACCCAGCTCGCGTGCCCTTTTAATTGGCGAACAGCCAAACGCTTGGGACCTTCTCCAGCCCCGCGCTAGGGCGAGCCGACATCGAGGTGCCGAGCGAGATCGTCGATAGGGACTCTCGGATCTCACTAGCCTGTTATCCCCAGGGTAGCTTTTAGCCGATGTCTCCGGCCTTTCTATAATGAACCGTCGGGTCACTAAGTTCTGCTTTCGCACCTGCGCGTCTTGTAGGACTTGCAGTCAAGCCAGCTTTTGCCTTTACACGATGCGGTCGATTTCCATCCGACCTTAGCTGACCTTAATAAACTCCTCCGTTACTCTTTAGGAGGATAACGCCCCATTAAAACTACCCACCAGGCACTGTCTTCCAACGTTTTTGCCGTTGGAGTTAGATGGTAAAGAAATAAAGATGGGTATTTCACTGACGACTCCACGAATCCCGAAAGAAACGCTTCAAAGTCTCCCCACTATGCTACGCAATAAAACTTTAACATCAATACCAAGCTATAGTAAAGCTCCTGGGGTCTTTTCGTCCCGTTAGAGGTACACCGCGTCTTCACGGCAATCGCATTTTCACCGAGCTTTTCCTTGAGACAGTTCCCCAGTCGTTACACCATTCGTGCGCTCCGGAACTTACCCGGAAAGGAATTGCGCTACCTTAGAACGGTTATAGTTACCGCTGACATTGACGAGGGCTTCAGTCGCTCAGCACATACATTGCTGCATGCACCGACAACGTTAACCTTCTCGCATCGGTCAGGTGTCACCCACTATACATCCTCTTGCGAGTTAGCAGTGAGCTGTGTTTGTAGTAAACAGTCGCTAGGGATACTTTCGCTGCGGCCCACATTGCTGTGGGCAGGCCTTATCGCTAACTTACGGCCGCTTTTTTGCCGAGTTCCTTAAGGAAAAATCACTCGTTCGCCTGAGGCTACTCGCCTCAACCACCTGTGTCGGTTTGCGGTACGATATCTATATAACTAATCTTAGAAGCTTTTCTTGGAAGACTCTTCATCTGAGTTGACCAAGCCGAAGCAAGATCTTCATCCAATCTCCGCCAGTTGCATTAAAGCAGTATCCCGGATTTGCCTAAGATACCTGACTTGAAATAAGAAATGCCAAACCATTAAGGCACTCAAACTTATGTTCTCCGTCCCTCCATCGAATTATATAGATGGCGCGGAATATTAACCGCTAGCCCTTCATCTGCGGCTTTCGCCATCGACTTAGGATCGCCTAACCCTCCGTTGATTGCCATTGCGGAGGAAACCTTAGTTTTACGGCGTGATGGTTTCTCACCATCATTGTGGTTACTCATGCCAACATTCTCTCTTCTGATCGCTCCAGTCCTCCTCACAGATAAACCTTCAGCGCAATCAGAATGCTCTCCTACCACGCCCATCATCCCGAAGGATGACACGCATTCGCGTCTTCGGTACTATGCTTAGCCCCGGTATATTTTCGGCGCAACTCTCCGTCGAATAGTGAGTTGTTACACACTCTTTAAAGGATGGCTACCTCTGAGCCAACCTCCTATCTGTCAATGGAGAATTACTACCTTTAACACTTAGCATAGATTTGGGGACCTTAGACGGCGATCAGGGCTGTTTCCCTTTCGACCACGGAGCTTAGCCCCCGTAGTCTAACTAGTAGCGTTCTAAACCAGAGTATTCGGAGTTTGATTCGAGTGCCGAGGTTGCCCCCATTACACTCGATCCAGTAGCTCTACCCCTCTGATACTTTTCACTACCGCCAGTCCAAAAACTGTTTCGGAGAGAACCAGCTATTACCAAGCTCGATTAGCTTTTCACTTCTTACCCCAGCTCATCCGAAGATTTTGCACAATCAACCGGTTCGGTCCTCCATCACCTCTTACAGTGACTTCAACCTGGCCAGGGTAAGCTCGCTTGGCTTCGGGTCTTAGATAAACCGTCTTAGCGCCCTATTAAGACTTGGTTTCCCTTTGCCTCCGTTTCGTAAAACTTAGACAAACGATCTATCTAAACTCGTTGGCTCATTCTTCAATAGGCACCACGTCACACATCCGAAGACGTGCTCCGAGTCCTTGTAGGCGTATGGTTTCAGATTCTATTTCATCGGCCTCTCGGCCTGCTTTTCACCTTTCCCTCGCGGTACTAGTTCACTATCGATCTAAGAAAGTATTTAGCCTTACCAGATAGTTCTGGTGGATTCTCTCAGCTTGTTCATTTACTGAGATACTCAGGTGCAGAAACGAGAGAGTTCATTAGTTTTCGCCTACGGGGCTATCACCCGCTATGGCGTTGCTTTCCAGCAACTTCGACTAACCAATGAATTTTTTACTCCCCTTCTCCCCCCAAAAGCAGATCCACGAAGAGTCGTGTTCCTGCTTTTAGAAAGAAAAATGTTTCTGTCCTACAACCCCGATGGATATAAATATCTGTCGGTTTGGGCTCCTCCCGTTTCGCTCGCCGCTACTCAGGGAATTACTTTTGTTCTCTACTCCTCCGCTTACTGAGATGTTTCACTTCAGCGGGTGCGCTCCTGGCATCAAGTGCTCAGGTAATACAGGTTTGCTGTATTGGGTTTCCCCATTCGGAAATCTCCGGATCAAAGGTTGCTACACACCTCCCCGAAGCTTATCGCAGTTACGCCGCGTCCTTCATCGCCTTTCTTAGTCAAGGCATCCTCCATACGCCCTTACTTTTGTCCCTCTATTGGTACAAATTAACCCAAAAAATAAAATTGTTGATAATATTTTTTATACTATTTCTCTTGTTTGATTTCTATTCAATTATCAAGGAGACAGTCGATTCTCGCAACGGAGAGCGTGAGATATTTTTTGAAAAAAAATATCCGCTTTCGCGGACACAACATTCGGGTCAAAGATTGAACCGTTTGTTATCCGCGTTGCCTCTTCTCTCTATTACTCAGCATGAAGATAAGTATATAGATTAATAGGCCCTTGTCAAGGGGTTATTTGGGCTTACGGTGGACGGTTCACGGTTCACAGGAGGACGAGTTTTTATCGTTCACGGATAGTAGATCTGGTTCATGGAAAAGCGCATATTTTCACCCCGAGCATATCCCCGCGAGCATGTTATTCCGGCCTCCGAGCCGGAATCTATTTTGCGCTGGATTCCCGCCGGATCCGTCGGCTGACGGACCCGTGCCACGACACGGGGCCTGAGTGCGGGAATGACAATTCCAACAAAAATGCCCGCGTTTCCGCGGGCATTGGGCTCCTGTTTTCCTACCACGACTACCAGGTGTAGTTCCTCTTGATGTACGCAAGGTCCCTTTCAATGTACAGCCGCATGCATCCTCCAATCACTTCGCATGCCGTCGTGACATGAAACCGCTCTAATGGGCTCAGACCGCTTTCATTGTCGATATGATATCGCGCCCTTCTGTATGTTTCTTGATGCGGTATGAATGTAGAGTGCCCAGGATTGCGCAATACATTTTCCTCATGAAACATCCTGAGCGCCGAATCATATTCGCCGCCATCGCCGGGCTCATATCGCACAAATTGTATCAGCAGCTTAAATGGTTTTATCCAATTCGATCCCAGATCCGACAGAACGCATGCATCCAATGCTTGCGTAAGACGAGTCTGCCATCCGCGACTGCGTGCGATTTCCATGTTCTTTTCGTTATGTCGCCACGAAACCCAGTGTGGCTTTCTGCTTATCTCGTCGATTATCGCCGCTGCCAGTTCGCACGACAGCCATTCCTGCTGCGACGGGATTTCACTTCTGCCCTCATGGGATGCGTACCAGATAATCTGCCACCACAGCATGGCCGCCAACTGCATGTCCTTGTCTTGCTCACTAACCTCAGCCGATTGATCTGCCATTTGCTCTTCCTCCGCGTGGTTTGATAATTAAATTGTTATCTGCTACCGAAAGAGTAGCCCTCGAGAGAACCATTGTCAAATGGCGGATTTCGAATCGTGTGTTGATTGTCATCCCGAGCTCGCCGAGGGATCTGCTGCAGATTCCTCGACTCCTCCGTCGGCTGACGGATTCACTCGGAATGACAGTGCAAAAAAATACCGGCTTAGCGCCGGTATCTTTCTTCCTATATAGTACCTTCTTTCCGCCCTTGCTTGCGCCGATAGTGATCCCATACCCACCAGCCAAGGCCGAGCAAAATCAATGCGATGACCGCATAATCGAACTTCCTATAATATCGTTCCAAACTATGCCAATTTTCCCCAAGCACAAATCCGATCTTTGCCAGTACGAAGGACCATACGAATGCTCCCGCGAAGGTCAGCCATGTAAACCGCCAAAGTGAATGCACCTTGATGACACCCAACGGAAACGAGATGAATGTGCGCACGACCGGTAACATGCGCGATATCAATATGGCCCAATCGCCATATTTGTCGGTCCACACATGCGCGCGGGCTATTTCCGCCTGCACCCGTTCGCTACGGCGCATGGCCCGCCGGCCTCGAACCAGATACCCTATGTAATAAGAGCACAAGGAGCCGACCACATTACCGACCGTTCCGGCAAGCACCACCCACCAAAAGCCGAACACGCCTTGTGATACAAGGAACCCTGAAAACGGCAAAATGACCTCGGACGGAATCGGGATGTTCATCGACTCAAGGGCCGACAGCAAAAAAACTCCCACATATCCCATTTGCGTTATCACTTCGAGCACCCAGTTTGAAATTATTGCAAGCAGTGTGTGAATCATAAATCAAGGAGTTTGTCATCCCGGACTTGATCCGGGATCCATTTCCATTTTGCGCGATACGCGCATCTATAATTTTTTATTGTGAGTTTCGCACATAGTTGAAGTGGATACCGGCCTTCGCCGGTATGACACATTATGCTTTTCTTTTTTTGCTCGCATCGCCTCGCAACATCGCCGCGGCATCGTCCGGATCCACGACATTTACTTCAACGCCTGTTCCCAGTTCAAACCCTGCCGCAATACTTGTTTTTGGCTGAATCTCGATGTGCCAATGATAATGCCCGTACTTTTCCTTATCCCGTATCGGCGCGGTGTGAATAAAGAAATTATAATCCGGGTCGCGCAACTGCACTTCGAGCAACAACAACGCTTTTTGCAAAGCATCTACGATAAAATGCATCGTTCGTTCATCGGTATCTTCGAAATAGGGGAAATGTTTTTTAGGGAACACCCGCAGTTCAAACGGTTCACGCGATACGAACGGCGCGAACACGATCGCCTCCTTGTTTTCGTACACCACCCGCTTTTTCCCCTTGCGCTCAAATTCCACCATGGCGCAATGCACGCACTTTCCCGTCTTTTCAAAGTAGGCTGCCGAACCGCGCAACGACCGAAATACATCGGGTGGAATGATGGGTAATGACAATATCTGATAATGCGGATGATAAATGGATGCACCTGCGGATGGGCCCCAGTTATGGAACATTGATATGTATTTTACGCATGCGTCGTTTGCCATAGCATGGCACCGCTCCTGAAATGCCTTAAATACTCTGTTTGCCATTTCATCGCTCAAATGCGCAAAATTCGTATAATGATCGCGCGTGATAACAATATCGTGATGGCCGACGCCTTCCATGACCTGATAGGGTCCTTTTTCCGATTTCATGGCACACAGTTCCCGATGCGCCAATACGGGAAACTTATTCGGGATTACCTGGATAACCCAGCCTTTTTCATCGGTATAAAACAATACCGGCTCATCGTTGCCGTTTTTTTGCGGATCTTCAAATGGGCAAGTCGATCGTGCCACGCGCTTGCGTTTGGTCTTGGAGAAAAATTGTTCGGGACGAGCGGCACGCTTGGGAGCGATAACCACCCAATCGCCGGAAACCATGTCGCGACGGAATTCGGAGTTTTGCATAGAAGTTAGAGGTACGATGTAAGAGACAAGGGGGGGGTTGTCATTCCGGCCTCCGAGCCGGAATCTTATTTATAATTTATAAGATCCTGAAATAAATTCAGGATGACAGACAATATAATTTATTTCTTGAGTCTATTCTCATAATACCATCTAAACACATCGTATGCCACCGGTACCGCATTGCTTCCGCCTTCAAGCGCATCCTCTACAAGCACCAGCACCACTATCTTCTTTTCTCCTCCCACCGGGCCATACCCGGTAAAGAACGCATTTGTCTTTTGCTTCATCGATACCTGCGCAGAACCCGTTTTCCCTGCAACCACGAACGGCAACCCTTTAAGCAAGCGGGCCGTACCATAGTCCTTTTGCGTCGTCTCGATCATCCCCTTTTCTACCTCGTTCATCGAACCCGCTAAATGCGAAATATCGCGCAAAAGCTCGGGCCGTTGCTCATTAAGCGTATCCCCTTTTTCATTGACCATCTTTTTCATCACAAACGGACGGTACATCTTTCCGCGCGTCGAAATGGACGCGATGTAATTGATCAATTCCAGCGGCGTGACCGTCAAATCTCCCTGCCCGATGCTTACATTGTAGGTATCGCCAATGCGCCACGGCAGATCGGTCCGTTCTTCCTTTTCTTCGATGCTCGGCAAAAACCCAACCTTTTCGCCCGGCATATCGATGCCTGTTTTTTCATCCAACCCGAATGTGTGCCAATATGACCGGAGTCGCTCGATGCCAAGCCCTTTCACATCTTCGAACCCGCCCCCTGCGGCATAAAAATAAATATTGCTCGAACGAGCCAATGCGGAATATACATTCACCCAGCCATGCGCCTTCCAGTCGACGAAGCGCGAAGGCTGGTCGGGATGATAGGGGTTAGGGATTTCAATATACCCTTTCGAATACACGCTCTTCGATGTATCCATGACCCCCTCCTGTAATGCCGCAGTCGCAACCAGCGGCTTGATGGTCGACGCCGGATTATACAGACCCGATACGACCCTATTAAACAGCGGCCTGTCCCGGTTGGTCAGGTCCTCCGCGGTGATGCGATTGTTATCAAAGGTCGGTAAACTCACCATTGCCAATATCTCTCCCGTATCCGGGTCTATGACGATACCCGCTCCGGCTGTCCTTCCCATGTTTTCCAACTGCTCCTTAAGTCGCCCATAGAAATAGGTCTGCAAACCACCGTCGATCGTCAAATATGCATTACTCCCCTGCTCCGGCGCAATTTCCGTCTCCTTTCCCAAGCTTTCATTTTTTGCATTCCGATAATCGATCAAAGCGCCATTCTTTCCGCGCAGTGCGTCATCGTATTGCAATTCAAGCCCCGATTTTCCTATAAGGTCATTCAGGAGCAGATCCGAATCGCTTTGCATATCCTTAACCGATACCAACCCGACATACCCCGTGACATGACTAAACATACCCGGCTCCTCGTATTGCCGCTTGAAATCATTTTCTATGTGCACATCGTCCGCTCCCATGTTTTTTATTTCAGCAACCTGCCCGATCGTCAGATCGCGCGCGATAACCATGGAACTTTGTCGTTCAAGATCTACGCGCGATAACCATACCCTCAGCTCATCTTTATTGACACCCACAATACGAGTAAGTTCATCCAACTCGCGATTCTGCTCTTCGGACTGTTTCTTGAAAAAATTCGATAGGTCAAGCACCACCCTAAATGTCGGAATGTTTCGCACTAATGGCGTACCGTTTCGATCGAAAAAAATGCCGCGCTCGGCCGGTTTTACCGTAATATCGCTCACATTAGCCATGGCGCGATCCTTATAAAACGCACCGGCATTTATACCCAATAAAAACACTTTTCCAAATGCCATGATCGCCATCAAGGCCGCTGCCGCTACGACCAGCGTAAATACACCCCGCGCAAGTGGTATTTCCACGCAATCCAAACTTGACGCCATGTCGTCGAGCACCGATTCTTCCAAAAAAAGCTCCGAATCCCGTTGCCTCCTCATATACAAAATAACGGTTAACTAATAACTTATAACTTATAACAAAATGCCTCAATAATCCAGTATTTCGTATTTACTGTTATCGGTTACGGGTTATAGGTTTTTGGTTATTCTTCGCTAAATGCCATTTCTTTTGGCGGGATCAGTGTCGGGTCGGTCGGGATCGTTACATGAAATATGCTTCCCCGATTCAGTTGCGACTCCGCCCAAATGTCCCCTCCATGGCGGCGCACGATATTTTTTGTAATGTACAATCCCAGCCCGGATCCATCGACGACCGTCTTTTGCGCATTATCCGCTCGGAAAAACTTGGTAAAAAGCCTTTGCATTTCATCGGCAGGAATCCCGATACCCGTGTCTTTTACGCTTATTTCCACATATGGCTTATCGTCCAATTTTTTGATATCAACCGTCACATCGCCATTCTCGATATTGTATTTTACCGCGTTGGAAACCAAGTTTGCCAATACGATACCCAATTTTTGCGGATCAATTGAAACGCCTACCGGATCTTGGGATTTTTTCAAATACAGTTTTATACCCATTTCCTTCGCATATGGCAGCAATTCCGCCAATACTGTTTCGGCAAATACATTTATATCCATCGCCTGGAAACTATACCCATATTGCCCCTCTTCTATCTGCGACACATCGAGCAGGTCATTGACCGTCTTTAATATATTACCTGCTGCAACAACGCCCATGGACACCATTTCGCGCTGCTCATCCGGCAATGTTACCTTCGCCAAAGACTCAAATATCCAATTGATGGATGTTAGCGGCGTACGCAACTGATGCGCCGCCACTTCGATAAACTCGCTCTTTGATTTTAGCATGGCGATCTCGCGTGTTCTATCGTGAATGATCTTTACAAACCCAAGTACCGTTCCACTTGGATCGGTAATGCGGTCCGTGGTAATGCGAAACTCTATCGACGGATTCGTAAATGACATGTCGACGACCTGCGGATACACTCCTCCCTCCGTCCTTCGCACCACCAATGGCGCTATCGACGGATACAAAATCTGTGTCAACAATGCAAACTTTGGATCTTTTGCATTTTCCGGCGTGATCCGAGTACCCACCGCTTCCGCCGCCGTAAGTCCGAGCAGTTGACCCGCCGCCTTGTTCATCATGACCACTTTAAAGTTTTGATCGTAGGCGACAAGTCCATCGAGCAGATTTGCGACGATGCTTCCCAATTCATTGCGCTCCAGCTTTATTTCACCATTCAATCGAATAATGCGAACACCGTTCAAAAATATTATGGAGCCCATAACGGCAAAAATACCCGCGGTGATTACGATCCATTCCGCCCGAAGATAGAATGCGTTGATCCCCAGCAACACGATCGCGAGCGGCAAAAAATACCAGAACGGTCGCATTTCTGGAGCCTTAAGATATGATTTTTTTAGTGAAGGCGGCATGGGATTTTTTGTGTCAGTTCCACTCTCTGTCATTCCGGCGTCGTAATACTGTCATCCTGAACTTGTTTCAGGATCTCGTGGCAATGTGACAAGATTCCGGATCACTTGAAGCGCGAGACCTTATGCGCTTCGAGTATCCCGGCACATTGCACACTCTCCGTCAGCTGACGGATCGTTAGCAACGCCGAGGGTCAAGTCCGGAATGACACACTCTCTGGATTCCCGTCCCCGATCAAGTCGAGGACAGGCTCTCACCCGCGGGAATGACAATACTTAGACATTACTGCAAGTCCAAGCTATACAGCTTTCTATCGTATCGGTTGATGAATATTATTTTGTCTTCAAGCACGGTCAGGTTTGTTGCATCAATGGCCATATCATCCCCTTCGTAAATCGCCCGAATTCCGTTGTTTGCAATATCTATCTGATAGATGCCGTCCTGAGTATATGCTCCGCGCTTCAGATAATCATCGGGCAAGGTCAACCTTGCAAACGCCGCCTGGTCGCGCGGAATTGCGCAATACATTTGCATCGGAGCCGTTATGACGCACTTATTTGGCAAGGTAATGAATTTTACCGCCGCCAGTTCCACTCCTTGGTCATTGATGAGCGCTAATTTATGCGCTCCGTTTTCCGCAGTAGTGAACTTAAGCGCACGCGTTCCGAATGGAGCCCATTGCACCATCAAACCCCGATCAGACAAAAACTTCTTTACATTCTTTGTTTTCATATCGACGCGCCACAAATCCGACACATATTCCGCCGATGGCCGTTGCGCCATATACAGTACATCCTTTTGCGGCCAGTCTATCGTAAAATCATTTAGCGGAACCCCCAACACTTCGGTAAATTTCGCAGAATCACTTAGCCCGATCAAATCAGCCGTCTGTATGCGCAAGCGCATCGAATCGCCCACTGTAACAAAATATGCCGCCTCAGTTCCTGTCGGTGCCCATGTGACTTCCGATATTCCTTCGAGCGTAACCCCGGGCAATCGCTCTATCGCGTCGAATAAGCGAAATATGCTCCCTCCCGCTCCTTTTGATTCCACAAACACACGAGATCCATCGAACGACGGCCGCACCGTCGCGATGTTCGGGATCGATCGTTCATACACCAACTCGTCCCCTGCTTCGTCTACGCGCAATATGTTTCCCTCGCCATCCGCATACATCAATGCAGGCGCCGATGTCGCCGTGACCATCCAATATCCGGATACTTCCCTTGAGCTTATTACCCGCAAACGCTCCTGTTTCGATTCCAACGGCCGGATGACGCCCCCGCTTATGTCGGTAATAATATCGGCCACAACAGCCCTGTTGCGCCATGCAACATATGCGCCGAGCCCCAGCGCAATAACGCCCAATGCGATACTTACCCCAATGATTATCTTTTTATTTCTTTCCATATATGTATTTACCACGACCCACCCGGTTTTGCAGAACAATCCCAATGCGGCACCACAGTAATGAGCTCATTTTTTTCATTCCGGTATGTCCTACTCCGCTCAAGCGAACACTCCGCGTCTGTCCTTTTATCCCGATAGGTCGCGCTACTATCGCTCCGTGTCGCTATTTTTTCAAATTGGTCTGGCCTATCCGCGAAAAACTTCGGATCAATAGCTGCCATGTCCCATTTATACCCATTTGCATGGGAATAATCCCCAGAGGCATGCTGCCCCTCCGTGACCGAAGTGATGCGTACCGGGATGCCCGAAGCTGCCATAGCAGCAATTGAATCAAGCGTCCCGCCCTGTACCCCCTCCAGTGATATACATCCTCTCGTACTCCCTCCCGGGGCACATTCCGGCGATAAAGTCACTCCACCAACAGAAGAAAGCCTGCTTCTTGCTGCGGCAGCCTCCACGGTGCCACCGCCCCCCCTACTTGCTGCCCCTCCGCCACCAAATCCTCCGCCACCCGGAGCTAATCCCCCGGACTCCTCAAAACCTACCTCCGTATTTGTGATCGGCTCGGTTACTATTCGCTTCGACGGCTGTAATGTTCGTTGAATCCGATCAATGTCTACGATGTTCGGGTTGATAGTATTGAACAACACCTGCGCGCCGAAAAGCAACACGATCCCTTTGAGCGCATTTTTAATATAGTCATTACTTTGCCTGATCTTTGATGGATCGGCTGACATGGTTCGCAATACGCCACCATACATAATAACGCCAACCGCGACAATACCTACCAATCCCATAAGATATTTATAGATCAGAAACACCATATCCGCCGGGCCTTGTGCTCCCTGCAATATATCGGGGAGATAGCGCGTTACATAGATCGAATTTGCCGCAGGCGCCGGAGCGGCGGCCGGTGGGGCGATTGTCGATATTACATCTTGCGATATCGGCGTTGCAGCCGCTGGGGTCGGAGCGGAGTATGGCGTTGCCGTCGCATTTGAAAAATCAACATCCACAACGGCATGCGCTTTTCCTATGAATAACAATGTGCACATGCCAATGACCATGCCACCAAAAACAATACCGCGATAGGCGCGTCTTATGACATGTCCTCTTGCAATGAAAAATGTTTTACTGTTCATGATATCAAACTGTCATTAATAATCAGGGTAAATCTACGAGCACCTTCCCTGTCGCGCGTTCTATTGCCTTTCCCGGGTTCGTAACTGTCGCCTCGATGGTCGATTTTGCCCCGTCCCGCGGTTCGTTCCCTGCCGAGAAAAGCAGGCGCGGTTCTGCGGCAGTAGCCGCTTGCAATGCGCTTCCATCTACCGCCCATTGCATCCTTAGATCCTTCGCACTTGCCGCATTAAAAAAGAACGGCCATGCGTAAAACAAATTATCGCCTCGCGCAACCTTCTTTTGCGCGTACGGAATATCTATGACTACTTCCTGTTTCTTTACCGGAATGTCAAAGAGTTTAGTCACGGTCTGCCCCTTATAGTCGGGAAGTATTATTTTTATACTTAGCACATCTCCTCCGTACTTTTTATTGTATACGGTCAGCTGGCGGATACCCAATCCATTCACTTCGTTCTTCAACAGTTTGCCATCAACATACCAGCGCACTATGGTCTTGGAAAGGTCCGCAACCTTTCCGTTTTCTACCAGCTCAAACCCAATTGCCAAAAAACTTTGATAGGTCGGGAATGCTTTCCCTTCGTACCATGCTGGTACGAAGGTCTTTGTTTGCCAACTTGTCATGAACTCCGCTTCCGCATGCGCGGGAACGACAGACCCCAACATGCCCGCAAACATGGCGCCGATCAATAGAAACCCATATCGTATTGTGCGAACTTTAAGATATTTCATTCGTATATATATCCACCGCTCATTACCGCATTTTGATCTATGCGCGTGCGGCACTCGTAGCCGGGGCGGTTGCCATTTTCTTCGCGCCTGCCACCGATTCAAGCGCGCCAAATTTCTCCGGACGGTTGATCATCCAAATCCCCATAGCGGTGCCAATGAACTTTCCCGGAGCAAGTCCGCCAGTTGCCGCATCGATCACTGCACAAACCGGCGTAACGATCAATTTCTTTATCCCCTTTCCGCCACGCAATAGCATATACATTTCGATGAGTGCCGCCATGGCGGCATTCATAATCTCCGTAATCATTATACCAGCTCCCGCTGTAAACACCAAAATAGCCGCCTCAAACAATTCTTCGATACCAACCAGCATCAATACCAATATCGTCTCCGGGAGCCCTATTATTTTTTGTGGGGATTCTTCGGGCATAGGTTTATATGTCATTCCGAGTCTTTCGAGAAATATGCAGCCGGGCTCAGATCCCTCGGCTCCTCCGTCCGCCGACTGGCGGACGGATACACTCGGGATGACAAGCCATACGGGAACGCCATATGTTATTTGTTTTCTTTTGCCATTTCCAACAGTTGCTCCGGATCGGTGGTTATGATCCTATCTTCAAAATAAGACGGGATCACCTTGATTGCCACATGCTTGAGCCCGACAAGAAAGATTCCCTCGCCGATACCCGCAGAAAGTACAAGACTTTTTTCCGCTTCGCTCAGCGAAAATGTCTTCGCCAGAATATCTATGCTTGATGGCGCCTGTTTCAGCAACAACTGCAACGACGAGTTGGTGACGATCGGCACGCCATACGGCGAACCCATGAAATCGTCCACATTTTGCGTAATTGTGGTCATGCCCAAATAATATTTTCTGCATCGCTTTGCGAGTGAAAACAGAAATGCGGCGCTGTCCGCGTGTTTCATCAGCACCCATGCCTCGTCGATAATAAGGATGCGCTTTTTCATTTGCGCACGGATGAGGTTCCAAATATAGCTCAGCATCATATACATGGCAATCGGACGCAATTCTTCTTCCAAGTCGCGCGTCGAGAATATTACCAGTCTATTTTTTATGTCGATGTTCGTCGCGCGATTTGCAAACCCCGCATATGTTCCTTGCGTAAACTTATACAACTTTGCGGCCATGCTTTTCCCGCCCTCCATGTTTTCAAGCACGGTCTGCAGATCGCTCAACAACGGCGCTTCAAGTTTTGAAAAATCCTTAATGTCTGCAGTGATCCCCCGCGACGCGTAGGTTTCGTTGATCGCGCGGTCCAACAGCGCATCTTCCTCGGGCGACACCTCGCCCATCATCAGTTTCAAAAGGCCAACTACATTTAAGATATGTGAACGGAATGTATCGGCAGGGTCTTCGCCTTCCGGCACCACCGGAATATCCAATGGGTTGATGGCCGTATCGGATGTCAACGAGATCTTCAACAGACTCCCGCCGACCGCATCGGACAATTTTTGATATTCATTTTCCGGATCGATTACGATAACATCGATGCCCAGCATCAACGACCGCAATATTTCCAACTTCGTACTATATGATTTACCGGCGCCGGATTTTGCAAACACGACCTGGTTCGCGTTTTCCAACGAAAACCGATCGAAAATGATCAGCGAATTATTGTGCTGATTAATGCCATACAATACGCCCTTATCTGAGGTAAGGTCTTCGGACACAAACGGAAACAACGATGAGATCGGACTCGTGTTGAGCGCCGTGTGAATATCGAGTCTATCTTGCCCGATCGGCAATGTCGAAATAAACCCTTCAATATGTTGAAAAATAGACGGTTTTACATAGACCATTTGACTCTCGAGCATGGAGGCAATACGGCTCTCCGCCCGGGCCAACTCGTCTACGGAAGATGCGTAAATAGTTATATAAACCCCTACATCAAACAATTTTTCTTCCGCTTGCTGAAGCTGATCGCGCAATGCTTCTATGTCCTGATATGCCGTTTCGAGCGCCGGATCGCGTACCAACCCCTTTTCATCGCGTTCGGAAAGCTGCGCCTCCACCTGCGTTACCTTGCGACGCAATTTACTCAACGCGGTCGATGTGTCGATTGGATGCACAAAAATGGAAATGTCCAGCAGGTTTGGCAAGTTAATGATCACATCAAACCATCCGGTCGAAAGATACCGCGGGTAGGTAAACACAAAAAGCGTTTTTACGAATGTATCGCCAAGCCGTATATAATTGGGGTTCGCCTCAAGCGCAGCGGGAGCGATAACATTTTTTACATCGTCGTCTCCTCCTTCGTATGCCTGGGGTAGGGTTATTTTTTCCATGGTGGTGGTTAGTATTGTCATTCCGAGCCTTTCGAGGAATCTGTTTTTGCAAACTTCAGATCCTTCGGCTCCTCCGCCAGCTGGCGGATGCGCTCAGGATGACACATTCGGTCTTTTTATTACTGTTTTGCAATACCCAGTCCTTTCTTTTCGGTCGGCGCAGGGTTGTACAGATTATAAAACAATTCTATCAACTCTTCATCGTTCAACGCGACCGCACGCAAGCCGATACCTGCGAGACCTGCAACTACATGGTCTGCCCGTTGCTCCAATTGACCGATCGCCTCATCTAATGATACTTGCTCACCGGCCGCTTCTGCCGCACCCGACTTCTTTCCAATGAAGGGGATATTTTTCAGCAGCCCGCCGGTCGTTACGATCATAGCTCGGTCATACGGGACGACCACAAAGAACGATTTTCCCATAATATCACTTTGCTCCACAAACGATCTGATAAATTCACTATATTCGGTTATCTGCTCCCGCAATAGTTCGTTTGTTTCCGCTTCTTGCCTGATTGCGAGCCCATCGAGATAGCCTTTTATATTCAGTCGACGCGAATGCACGATGATCTGCAAAGAAAAATCGAGTGAGTTTATGAACTCCTGATATGCCCCTAAAATGATGTTTTTATCTTCTTCTGATTTCAACGCAAAATTGATCCCGCTTACCAATAGGATCTTTCGCAATGCGCCTCCCTTTAAAATAACCGTTCCATTATGGACCCGCTCTACATCCACGAATTGTTGCGTTGCTTGTGTTTCTTGTGGCATTGTTTTTTGATTATATCATATCGCCGCCTCTTATCTAAAATCGACCCGTTTTGCTGCTTCTTTATCACCCGTCCTTTTTCTAAATATGCTTACCCGCTCCGTGACCACTGCCGGTATATTCCTTTCCCGTTGCGGAATCGGATTTTTTGTCGTCGCAAGATCGCCTGACAGCTTATTGATCGAAGGCATTTGCGCAGTAAACTTTTTAAGCGTGTTCCGCTTATCGACTATATGCTCTTCGGGCATCGGGGCCGCTTGGGGCACCCCCTTTAATTCGGAGAATTCAAATGTTCGTTCCTTCGTTTCGCGCCGCCATAGATACAACCGCGGCTTCCAAAAAAACCCCGCGGCTGCAAACGCCACCTTGGTCAACGGCTGACCGTTGACCTTTACCAACGCGAGCGCAAGCGTTCCTCCGACCGAAATGATCGCAATGATTGCACCCGCCAAAAAAGGAAGTAGTGTGAACGCGACAAAAGCCACCACACCTCCTCCTACAACATACAACAGTTGTCGCAACGAAAACGGTCCGGCTATCTTGTCTTCTATTTCTATAAATTGGGGTATCTGGAATTGCATTGCTTCGCGACTAATGACTTTTAACTCATGACTACTAACGGGTGCAGACAATGCTTCTTTTGTCATTCCGATCCGCCAGTCGGCGGACGAGGAATCTGCTTTTTAGATTCAGATCCTTCGACTCCTCCGCCAGCTGGCGGATGCGCTCAGGATGACATACGCGCACATTATTTCTTATCTTCCGCTCTCTCTAATGTGCGCAGATCGATGACATCTTCATTTATCGGTATGTCCGCGAGGCGCGGCTCCCCTCCTTGTGGCGGCATCGGCGCGGCGACTTCCATTCGCTGCGGCGTCTTCATAACCACCGCCGAAGATGTTTCCGGCATAAGCGGTACGGGCACGATCGGCGATCGATCCGCTACCCCAGCCTGCGACATCGGTTGCGGTTCCTGCGCGATCGGCGTAGCTGCGATAGGCTCACTGTGCATAAGATCTATGACCTTGGGCTCAAAATCAACTTCATGCTCCTGTTTTGTGACCGGCGTAAACGCCGTTGCATCTTTTTGTTCTTGCGCCGGCGCACCAAATATATCCTCAGGGGCTTTTGCGCTCGTATAATGCACAACCCGTACCGGCCGTTGCTCTGTCGTTGCAGCTTCTTGAGGTCGCACTCCAACCCCTTCCACCATGCTCACTTCCGCAGTGACCCCCACTCCTTTCGGCTTTTGCCCTTGTGTCTTTCCAAACCCGAACATACCGCCAAACGAACTCAACGCACGCCTTTTTTGCGCGATTGGCTGCAGTTCCGCTTCGGAATGGATCATAGTTGGGCCCTCTACTGCCGGCGCCTCGCCTATGCGCACCTTGCGAATATCCACCTCTGTATTGGTCCTTTCTGCCGGAGAAGCCGCCACTTCGGTTGCCACCATCGCCGGAACCGATTCCATGGTCACCGACTCTTTTTTAACAAACCCAGATCCGCTCTCGGCAACGATACGCGGGCCATTACCCGACATATCCCCGTATAATTTCAGAATATCTCCTTTGATCAACAAAAATATTCTTTTATCCATTTGAAAGATGACGCGATCGATCGCCTGTGGATCCATACCGGGGATGGACCTGAGTTCGCTTGCAAGGTCGTTGAATTGCGTAAAACCAAGCATAATATTTCCGGCTACGATCAAAACCTGTTCCGCAACTTCGTCCGAAAGCCCCGTTTCTTCGCAAGCCTTCCAAATGATATCGCCGTTTTCCGGCGAGAAGAACGCCTCCTTCAATGATTCAGGAACATGCTCCCATCGGTCATAGATTTGTTCATTAGTTACTGTCAACATGGTTTTATTCTTTATCATTCCCGCCTCCGCGAGGATGACACTCAAGTGCATTGTCATTCCCGTCCTTCGACAAGCTCAGTCCGCCAGCCGGCGGATCCGGCGGGAATCCAGTAGCCATAGGAAAGGGCTCTGGATCCCGTTTTTCAACGGGATGACAACCTTTGGGTATTTAGAAACCTTACACTTTCTTTTCTTCTGATTTTTTCTCTTCTTTCTTTTCGCTTTCCCCATATAACCTGCGCCCCGCCGATTTTCTCATCGCCTCCTGCATGCGTATCATGTGCTGATAATCCTCATATTCCGGCAGTGCGGTAAACTCCGTGTTATGGCTCGTGTGCAACAGCTTCATTTGCGCTTCGATGTTGGTCGATAGCTTATCTCCGCCGATCTTCTTGAATGTCTTCATATCATTCTCTTCGATCCACTTCAGCATAGCCCCCATGTCTTTTGCCTTGGCAATGTCATCGTTGCTCGCCTTCAATTCTTTCATGATCGAAATCAACTCCTTGTTCGTTTCGCTCCCTATCATGTCGCCCTTGGATTGCCGTATGCCTTCGATGACGCCCATTTTCACTTCATTGCCTATCTGCTCAACCTTTTCCATAAACTTACGCATATCGGCGCCTTTACCAATGCCTTTCGTTGCGGCTCCGATCGCGCCCGGCTCGTTCAACAGCAGCGAAGTCAATGCCTCATGCCCATACTTCCCATCCTTATAGAAATCGGATCCCAATGCTTCGTAATCTTTTTTGGAATACCCCGCATAAAACTTCTTTGCGGCGTCCCTGTATCCGCTTTCCGCCGCAATCTTTTCTTTCTTTAGCTGCTGCAAGTGGTCCTCTGCGACCTGTTTGCCAAATCCTTGCGCCGTTTTTACCACTTCTTCCGTTTTCTTTATTTCCGAATCTATTTCAGTATGGTCTATCTTGCCGTGCTCATCGAGCATTTCCTTGTTGCGCCCTGCCGCCTTCACAAAATTGCCATGCGCTTTTTCGCCGCCATATTTAGTGAATACCGCTTCGGTCGACGGATCTACAATATCACGATCAAGGAACTGCTCGTTGACCTTGGACAATTTGCCCTTCGCCATAAGCTGCTGCGCAGCAAATACCTTTTCATCGGCAGCCATCGTACTGTAGCGCAATGCGAGATCATCGTCGGACATGCCTTTGAACTTATCGTCATAGGTCTTTTTAAGTGCCACCTGTTGCGCTGCAGTAGCCCCTCCCAATGCACGCCCCGCAGCACCGGCAACGCGGCCACGCAAGCCGCCCTTTTCACCTTCGTATTTGCGCATCGCAGCCGCTCCGCGCCCAATGGCGGCCACCGGGCGTGCTACCGCACGCCTGCCGGCACGCTCCGCCTCGCGCTGTGTTCCCGTGCGGAATCCTTTGATCCTATCTTGACCCCATGTAGTCATGGTGCCAATCATATCCTTTCCACCCTTTGCGCCGGAAATACTGATGCCGTTTGCGGCGATCAGAGACATGGCCATGAACATAACGGCCATTACCATTTGGATCACCGAGCTTAGATTGAACAGTAGCCCATCACCAAATGCATATGCGGCCGTGCCCGCCTCTTGCCCTGTGGGAGCGGCGCTTCGAAACGCGTTCAATGATGTCAAAGACAGCCACACAAAAAATATCATCACCGGTGGAAACATGGTCCAGCGTATAAAATCGTTCCACCATTTGTCCCAATGCTTTTTTGTGCCCGGAAATATCCATGCGACGAAAATGACGGGGGTCAATACCAACATGAACGAAAGTATGAAAAAGCGCACGAACAACATAACCGCCATCGTCAACAGAATGATCGAGCCGATGATCGTAAATATAATGGCAAAGACCATGCTGCCAATAAGACTAAAGGTGGATGCCGTAAACTTTTCTATCGATGCAAGACCGGAGCCCGCATTTTGTGTACTCAAAAACCCGGAGATATCAAATGCGCCCGCAAGCGCGGACGATATGGCAGTGCCTTTCAGCCCCGACTGTTCGAGAAAAAACTCCGTTACCATGCCCGATATATCGAGGAATACCCCGGGAATTACCAAACTGAAATTGACCAGCAATGCAATGACGATCAATCGCGGGAGCGCCTTTTTCATGCCATAGGTCTGGGAATCAAGCATGGTTGCAAATGCAATAATGATCAGCGCTATGACCAACGCAAGATCGGCCACATTGACCAATACCGTCCACCCCTTAAATAGGAAGATGTTTGAAGCCGGGTCGAGAATGGCGTTGTTCAGCCCCATCGCAAGCTCTATCAACATGCCACCCAGCATAAAGATCTTTTGAGCGATCCATGTGACCACAGCCAAAATGACCTGCATGATCTTTACGATCACAGTTCCGCCAATGGCACTAATAATATCGGCATGTGCACGACGAACGAGCGCCAATTCTAAAAAGGCACTCAACAGTCCAATCGAAAGAATTTTTTTATAGATCGATTTCATGTGTACTCGTCGACGACCAAAGACCCTTTCTATCGTTCAGACTCAGGAAGCGGGGGCCGCCATCAGATCGATACGGCTCTTGCATTGGGTAAATCTGCTCTGAACATCCCGCAATGTTGCTAACTGCGTTTCCCTATCCTTTATGGCACTATCATTTTTGCCATCCGGATTTTGTAATTCCAGCTGAACTGCAGCCCGATCAGACACGCTATACTTACTCAAATACGCCGTGACTTTACCATCCATGATCGATGTATCCCTGATCGATCCCGTCATAGTTTGCAGTTGTGCAATGACTGCGTTTCCTTCGGTCACTACCGGCTGGAGCTGACTTATGCGCGCCGTCAATGTATTCAAAATCGACTGTTGCGCCGCAACCTCGGCTGTCGTCGTTTGCGGAACACAAACCTTGTTTACATCCAACAAATCTAATTGCGCAAACAGATCAAGTATCTGTTCCGTATATGTTTTTGTCGTCTGTTTTTCCGTCAACAACTGCTGATAAGGAACCGTGATCGTTTGTATTTGCGCAATAAGATCCTTTTTCTGGCTTTCCAGTTGTGCATCTACCATGTCGCCATATTCCAAACTCGCAGGATCGTAGCTGGCCGCCGCTCCGCTCGATGAACCCGTCATGGCGGCCACGCCTTCGCGGGTAAGCCGATTGATGGCCGCATTTACCAGCGCCGATGTCCACGATTCTATGTTTGCAGCCCAATCTCCATCGGAGCCCATCGCCTTTACTAATGCCCCCCCTACGACACTTCCCGGTGTCTGTACTGCTTCCTTGGTACATGTCATTGCCTGCTGGGCATATGCGTAGCATTCTTCTATATCTCCACCTCCGCCGGCGATGCAATCATCATACAGCTGCTGTCCATCATTCTCCACGCATGTACTTACCGACAAAAATCCTTGCCCAGCAGCAGATTGCTGACGCCGCTGGTCTTCGTTAAATGCAGTCCTTAGATTGATCTCGTCGTCGAACATGACCAATTGCATATAGAGATTGTTTTGCGGCTTGATCGATTCACCATAGGCAAGCCAACCTCCATTTTGGAAGTTGTCGTAAAAATCCTGCACATTCGCCACGATGTCGGAAATAGTACAATTGACGCGCTCCCTATTGAACCGTGTCTCGGGGATCAATGCAACGCGCAGCTGTAGGGCAAACGGCTCGCAAATGTCGGAAAGCTTGGCATCTTTAATGACCGAGTCAAATGCAATTTCCCCTGCTTCTTTCATAAACCCATTCCAATCGGAAATAAACTTTGGATCGCCGCCGCCTTGGACCCACTTTACGGTCTCGTCGACCGTATAGTCGATGATGCGCTTGGCAATAACATCTCGCATGGTCTTTTGCCAACCTTCCTCTATCCATTTCGCTGCTCTTGCCGCATATTCCCCAATATCTCCCGCGTATTGAAGGATGCCGGTACCAAAGGCCGCAAGGTCAAATGATGTATCCAAAAAACCCAAAGCGGCATGCGCCTGTCGAGGAGTGCCTAAGGCCGGCACCAGTACAGTCAATGCAATAAATAGAATCGCGATACATTTTTTGAAATACATATTCATGATCGTGTAGTCGTTGCTTTATTATAACCGATTTTTAGTGCAAACCCAATTCGGCCGCTTTTTCATTTAGCATCTTTTGTATATCGATCTTTTTTGCATACACATTGGGCAATCTATCGATGCCGACATACGCGCGTATCGGGTCTTCTTTGCATGTACCAAATGCTCCATAAATATCCCCCAGCTCCTTGAAATATCCAAGAATCATTTTATGCATGGCGACCCACGATGACGGCACGACCATGCTTTTATACGATTCAAATACTTCCCCATAGACCTTGCTCAATTCGGCATTTTTCGCCGATGCACCACTGCCGAAGCAATCTTTCTGAAAATTATCTATCAATTCTTGAGATGAGCGAACCGCGAGCCGATCTGCATCGGCATTATAAAAATATTTCCCTGTGATTCGGCTAACGCCATCCATATAGCGTACTTTTGCGCTTTTTGAATTATCTGCCGTTATCTTAAGATCATTTGAATCGATTGCCGTCACAAATATCGTGTTGGGAACACTCCGTATAGTTTCCTCGATCATGGCGCGTGTTTCCGGATTGCTCGTATCCAATCCGTCGAATGGATTTTCGCCACCTTGGTCCATTTGTCGCATCTTTAGGAACATTGATTGCGCGACCATGCGTGTTATGTTGCCCTGCGCATCCGTGGGCGCATATGCCGAACCGACACTTTGCAACAGCCTACCCCCGTCAGGCCCACCTGATTGCAACGGATCGCTCAAGCCAAGCTTGTTTCCGATCTTTTTTATATCTACTGCATCGCTAATTCCCGGCGCATTATTCGCAAAAAAATAACCACCCGTAATGATGCCTGATGCAACCAAAAAAGTAAGCACAAACTTCACCTTATCCATTATCAGTATTATAGCAATAGTTCCTTTCTAAAACAATTTTCGCAATCATATCATCCTCTTGAAAATATCACCGAGTAATATATTCCGACATATTTTGAAAAATAATCTTCGATCAATGGTGCCATAAGCCGTTCGATCGGCGCATGGTCATCGGTCAATACCATTGCCTTCTCATCTGTGACCCGATAACCGGCGACCAGTTTTTTTGCAAGCACTTCTCCGCCGGGTAATCGGGCTATCCATTCGTGCAATTCCGCATCAGAAAACATATTGGGCGGACCATTCACTCCTACTAAAATTATATTTTGCGGTTGTCGAGCGTCTTTACCATACGCGAACACATAATATTCACCAAATACAGCGCCAAATGTCTTTGCCATGCTCTGAAACAATCGGGCATCGGTTCCTTCAAGCGAAGCAATGATGTTGATCGCATAGATTCCGTCCGGGTTCAGCCTCGACTTCACCAATCGATCAAATTCTATCGTCGTCATGTGCCACGGGATCGAAATGAGCGAATTATACACATCGGAAAATATGAGGTCATATTTTTTATCCGTCTGCTGTAAAAACACCCTGCCGTCGGAAATTTCCGCACGCACCGGATATTCTTTTAGCCGAAAATAATCCTCTGCGGCCTGTTGCACCTTCGGATCTATCTCTACGGTCGTCACATCCGCTCCTTTATAAAAATCGGCTATGTTTTTTGATAGCGCATACGACCCTCCACCCAATAATAGTGCGCTGTGGATGTTTTTATTTATCACGGAAAAAATAGGATATATCTCGGGATATATATCGAGTTGTTGTCCGTCCAACCCCTCCATACTATGCGCATCGGCATCCAAAAATAGAACGCGAACCCTCCCATTGTCTTTCAACTTACTGTCAACGACGCGAATCTTATAATATTCGCTTTCCGCTACAAACACGCTACCCTTTCCGTCGGTAAACAAATGCATCGCATATGTCATCATTCCTACTATCAAAAACAATACGGCTATCGATAGCACTCTCTTTTTTTTAAGCCGAAATAATATCGCGGCATTTATCAGTAACACCACAGCAATCGCCAGCACCGTCGCTGTGCTACCGAGATACCCAATAAAATAGAACCCGGTCAGAAATGTTCCCATAATACCACCCAGCGACCATGCCGCCGATATTTGACCGGATCGAGCCCCTGTCGCATCAATATTTTGCAAATGCAGCTTCAATATTCCCGGGTATAATGTTCCAAAAAATCCAGCGGGCACGCAAAACAATATTGCCGCCAACAAAAATGTCGCTACCGATATCGGCAAACCTGACACCACCAATAGTGGAGAAAAATATGCGGCCAACGGTATCAGAAATGTCGCCGTTGACGCCGCGATGAACAAAGTGGCAAGCGATTCCCGCGATCCATGCCGATCCGCATAGATCCCTCCCCAATAATTTCCGATCGCCGTGCCCAATAATACGACACCAATGACCGATGTCCATGTATATATAGACGACCCCACATAGGGAGCCATGAGCCGCGTCGCGATCAGCTCAACCGTCATCAACGCAAACCCTGCCATGAATGACGATACGATCAATATGTTTACGCTTTTTTTCATAGTGCAATCTTTATCAACTCATAGATATCTTTCATGGAAAGATCTTGTGGCCGTTTTTTCGCATCGATGCCGGCGCGCTTGAGCACATCCGCGACCGCATTCTTATCGCCCTCTTTGCCGGCGAGATTGTTAGCTATGGTCTTGCGCGGCTGGGTAAATATTTTCTTTATGAACGCATAATATACATCCCCTTTTACCTCTTCCGTTTGCCGAACATCCAGCCGCACCGTTGCGCTGTCAACTTTCGGAGGCGGGTTGAAATCCTTTTTCGGAATGATGTCGACAATGACCGGCTCGGCCCAAAACCGCACGCTTGCAGCGAGTAAGTTCATGTGCGGCACGGCCGCGCACATGCGCTCGGCGACTTCCTTTTGTATGGTCATGACCACCCGGGTTGGCTTATGATCCAAGCCCTCAATAACCCGCAACAGATATCCTGTTATATAGTAGGGAATGTTGCCAACGATTTTGTAGTTAATTTTGCAGTGCTTGTCATTCCGAGCAACTCCGCCAGCAGGCGGAGTTGCCGAGGAATCTGTTTCATTAACTACAGATCCCTCGGCAACCCATTCGGCAGGCTCAGGGCAAGGCTCACCGGGATGACAACTCAGCTCTTCAACCACCATTGGCAACAGTTCCAGCGCATTGCCTTCGATGACCTCGAATGCGCCCCTGTTCGCGAATGCGGAAAACTTCTTATTCAGCGGATCTATAAGCGCTTTATCGCGCTCAAGCGCCGTTACACGCGCACCTGCTTCCAATAGGTATTGCGTCAATTCGCCATGACCCGGACCGATTTCTATCACAACATCGCCCTCGTTTATTTCGAGTGCGTCTGCCACTTTCTTCAGCTTCTCTTCGTTAATCAAAAAATGTTGTCCCAGCTTTTGGCCCATATGTTCCATAGTAGCACCAACAACCTATAACCGACAACCTATAACAAAATACGGTAAGTATCGCTGTGTCATTCCGAGCCCATTCGACTTCGCTCAGGGTAAACTGTAGCCGAGGTATCTGCAGTAAAAACTCTGGATCCCGTATCAGAGTACGGGATGACAATACTGGACTCAGGTCCCTCGGTTCCTCCGCCAGCCGGTGGATGCACTCGGAATGACAATACAGTTCGGCAATAAAAATTCGGCATGTGAATGCCGAATTTTTATTGCCGAACTCCATATTCCCTTTTTCCTTTTCCTTATTTTCCACTCTCTTAATCCATCTCTATGTACCGTTCTTCATCATCGAATCCCCTTCCGCCTTCAAACTCCATCAGGCCCGACGGGATTTCGCTCAAGAATCGGGATGGCAGGTGGTAGAATGTAAGGTACAACTCCCTGCGTGCGCGCGTCATGGCCACATACATCAAGCGCCGTTCTTCTTCTATTTCGCTTTCGTTGTGATATGACATTTGGTGCGGCAACAGCCCATCGTTCACACCCACCACAAACACCGCGTCGAACTCGAGACCCTTTGACATGTGAATGGTCATCAAGTTTACAATATTATCTTGCACCCTTTTTAAATCCTTTTTCTTTACCGTATCGGTCGCTTCAAGCAGCGAAATGCGTTCCAAAAAATCTTCCATCTTCTCGAAACCGCTCGCAAACTCGATAAGCTCCTTGATGTTCTCGATGCGTTCCACCGAGTTGGTCTGCGTTCGTTCGATGTAATTGAAATAATCGGTCACCATCAATATGTACCCGATCAATTCCACCGGCCGCAACGAGGCGGCCTTTTGTGGAAGCTCTTCCTTGAGCTGTGTGTATGGTTTTTTCAAAAAGCTTTTCTTTAGCCTATCCAAACTCACGCTATCTTGCGGGTTTGACCCATAGCGCAACGCGGCCACAATGTCTTTGATCTCTTTGCGTTCATAGAACTTCAGCCCTCCAAATATGCGGTACGACATGCCCCGCTCAATGAGCGCCTGCTCCAACGCGCGCGATTGCGCGTTCGTGCGATATAAAATAGCCAACGATCCATAATCAGAAAACAGCCGGATCGCGTCGAGATGCCCCGCAACCCATTCCGCTTCGCCATCGGCGCTGTATTGCTCTATGACCTTGACCTTGCCCCCTTCGGGGTTGTTCGTCCACAGCGTCTTCGACTTTTGTAAGTGGTTGTGCGAAATGACCGCCGATGCCGCCTTGATGATGTTCGCGGTCGAACGATAATTTTCTTCGAGCAATACCACCTTTGCGTCAGGCCAATCCTTTTCGAAATTCAAGAAGTTCCTAAAATCGGACCCGCGAAACTTAAAGATGGACTGCTGGTCGTCGCCCACCACACTCAGGTTCCTGTACTTGCTCGCCAACAACTTGATGAGCATATACTGGGCCGTATTCGTGTCTTGGTACTCGTCAACCAAAATATACCGGAACCGCTCCTGATACCCATCCAGTATTTCCGGATTGCCCAAAAAGAGCATGACCGGCTTTTGAATGAGATCGTCGAAATCGAATGCATTGTTGTTTTGCAATGCCTGCTCGTACAGCTTGAACAAGCGGTAGACCAACTCGTCTTCCGCTTCTTCCGGGTCCACCATTTCATCTTTGATCTTCGAAAACTCCCTGCGTAATACCAGCGGGGTCAACCGCTTGGCGTCCCGCTCGGAAAGCCCGGCGCCGGCCACCACCTTTTTGATCAGTGACTTGCTGTCATCGGCATCGAAAATGGTGTAGTTCGCCGTGCGGCCAAAAATGCGCGCTTCCTTTTTCAGTATGCGCGCGCCAAACGAATGAAAGGTGCCGAGAAACAGCTCCTTGACCCGCAGGTCCGTAAGCTCCTTTGCCAGCTGATGTACGCGCTCGCGTACTTCGCCGGCGGCTTTATTGGTAAATGTGATCGCGATGATGCTTTCGGGCTGTACACCCCGCTGCAACAGCGAAATAAGCCTACTGGTCAGCGTTTTTGTCTTTCCCGAACCTGCACCGGCAACGATGAGCAACGGACCTTCGCCATGCTCCACCGCCGTGCGTTGTTTGTCGTTCAATTCATCAAATGTCATAGAGTAATCGCGAATAATGCGAATAAAAATTTAATAATGCGAATAAAAATCCAAATACAATCTTCACGCTTCTTGCGTGCTTTACAGTTTACCCGACTCTGCGCGCATTGTCATCCTGTCGTATTATTCATTTATTATGTGTCATTCCGAGCCGCATTGTCATCCCGTACTCCGATACGGGATCCATTTCAATTTTGTGCGGAACGCACAATAAAATAATTTCTATTGCGCGTATCGCGCGAGCGTGGTACTGGATTCCGGCCTGCGCCGGAATGACAAAGAGTGTCAGCGTCATCCCAAACGCGGGCCCCGTGTCCCCGTATCGCGGTACGGGGCAGGCTCCGCACGGGTCCGTCAGCCGACGGATCCAGCGGGGATCCAGATTTTTGCAGCGGCGACGCTTGGATATTCAAACTCTGGATTCCGGCTCGTGGGCCGGAATGACAATTCGATGCAATTTGACATATCTACAAAAAATATGCTTTTATACGAACAGTAGTTTCATCAATTTCATATCACTCTTAGAAAGGGAGGAATGTCATGGCATTTGTCATTTGGGCTGTTTTATGTGTTGTTTGCGGTTGGGTCATTTTTGCGGACGCTTGTTGCTTGGGACGCGTCGAAAACATCAAGCACCCCGTTCTCAAGCGAGTAGCGGATATCGGGCTTCTCTTGGCATTTCTCGCCATCGTCGCGTCGCCCCTGTATTACGAATTCCCTAATTACGGGTCTTCCAAGGTGGTAACATTCAAGGACGACCGAGTAACGGAACGCCCGTTTGGCGCATTTGTATGGGAGTTTGGCGGAGCGTTTTCGAACATCCCCAACAACATCGGGATAACGAGCAGTGTAACGCTTGCTGTTGACAGTCCGAAAGTTCGCACATTGCGGTACACCATCGACGCCCGGATCATCAACCCTACATTGTTCTTCGCGAAAAAGGAACGGCGGCACATGTTCGCGGTTAACGCACAAGCCAATCCGGTAGACACGAAGCAACTCGTTGCTTCCAGCGCCGACAATACGAATGAAACGGTAGAGGGCGAGATCACGGATCTGGTCGCCTACCAAATGTTCGAGTTCAATAACATTTTCTCGAACGGGCTTGCGATGCTCAATAATCCGCTCAACCCGGTACAGCAGGATGCGTTCAAACTCCTGATCGAATGCTTCATCAACGCCAACCTTGAACAGGATGGCATTGCGGTAAAGACCAGCCCCTTCACGATCGAGTGATCTTCGGTTATGCGCTTAGCGCAAAAGCCGGCCACCATGGCCGGCTTTTTTTATTTCGGCAGATTCCTCGACTGCAGTTTACCCTGAGCGAAGTCGAATGGGCTCGGAATGACAATCTCTTACATTCCGCCATCTGGCGGACGAACGGGCTCGGAATAGCATTCTCTGTCATTCCGAGCGGAGAAGTACTCTTCGCAGTCGAGGAATCTGCAGTGTTTTTGCTACAGATCCCTCGGCTCCGTTTCACTACGCTCGGGATGACATGCCGAGCTTCGTAATCGAAAGTTATATCTCCTCGTACAAATCACTCCAGCTCGGGTTCACTATTCCGATCAATTTAATTTTCTTTTCTCTTCTCCAATTCTTGAGCTGTTTTTCTCGCTCAATCGCGACACACACATCATTAGTTTGTTCAAAATAAACAAGCCTGCCAATATTGTATTTTCCCGTGAAACCTTCTTCAACCTTATGTTTATGCTCCCAAACCCTTCTTTTCAAATCGTTTGTTACCCCGATATAGAGTGTGCCTGAATTATTCGTAAGAATGTAAATGTAATAATGTTTCATACAGCTACAGATCCCTCGGCAAGCTCGGGATGACACGCTCTGTCATTCCGAGCGGAGAAGTACTCTTCGCAGTCGAGGAATCTGTTTTATATTTCCCGTATCCGATATTGGAATGCTTCGCTTAGGTGCTCGTTCGTTACCGTTTCTGCGGATTCAAGGTCTGCAATGGTGCGGGCCGTCTTGAGCATGCGGTAATATCCGCGCGCCGAGATGAACGACTTTTCAAGCATTTGTTTCACGAACTTTTTTCCGTTGTCATCCAACTGCACGACCGTGTCTACCAACTTTGAGGGCATTTCTGCGTTGGTGTATATCTTTGGCGTTATGTCCGCGAATCTCCGCGACTGGATTAACCGTGCACACAGCACCTGCTCGCGCACGGCGTCGCTTTCGTCCGATGCTTTTTCTTTTGCCAAGTCCGCCACTTTTACGCGCGGGACCTTTATTTGAATATCGATGCGATCGAGTAACGGACCCGATAGCTTGCGCTGGTAGCGGGTCACTTCGTGCGCGCCGCAATGGCATGCCTTTTCGTCATCGCCATAGTAACCACACGGGCAGGGGTTCATGGCCGCAACCAGCGTAAAGCGTGCGGGGAATTTCAATACGCTCTTTGCGCGCGCTATGCATACATCTCCGTTTTCGAGCGGCTGACGAAGCGATTCAAGCAGATCACGCCGGAACTCGGGCAACTCATCGAGAAACAATATGCCCCGATGCGCAAGACTGATCTCGCCCGGCCGCGGGTTCGCGCCGCCGCCGATGACCGACACCGGCGATGCGCTGTGGTGCGGTGCACGAAATGGACGCGTCATCGAAAATACATCACCGTTGGCGATGCCCGCCGCGCTATAGACTTGCATGACCTCTATAGCCTCATTCATGGCAAGCGGTGGCAATATGGACACCAACGCCTGCGCCAGCATCGTCTTTCCCGCTCCCGGCGAACCGCTCATCAATAAGTTATGCCCGCCCGCCGCGGCGATCATCAGCGCACGCTTTGCATTTGCCTGCCCTTTTATCTCCGAAATATCCGTACTGTAGCCACCCGTGTTCCATAGCAATTCCGTAGGCTCTTGCGCCTCTATGGGCTTGCGGCCTTCCAAGTGGTCGATCAATCCAACCATATCAACAACCGGTATCACGGTCACATTTTTGACGATCGCCGCTTCGCGCGCATTTCCCGATGGTACGAATACATAGCGGATACCCAACCCTTTGGCAAGACGCGCTATGGCAAGCACACCGTTGACCGAGCGCAGCTTCCCGTCGAGCGACAACTCGCCGACGAACATTTTGTCACCCGTTTCGAATTCCTTAATCTGTTTCGTCGCCAACAAATACCCCACTGCAATGGCGAGGTCATATTGCGAGCCCGCCTTTTTTATGTCGGCCGGGGCAAGGTTTATGGTAATGCGCCTATTTTCCCTGTTGGGCGGCTTGATGTGCGAATTTTTCAGCGCCGCGTTTACCCGTTCTTTCGCCTCGTTTAACGCCTTATCGGCAAGCCCGACTATCGTAAATGAATGGAGACCGACATTTATGTCGGTCTCCACTTCGATCAATTTTGCCTCGATTCCTTCAAGCTCCGCGGAATATACCTTTGAAAAGTGCTCCATTAGATTTTTATGAAAAGTGCTGATTAGGTTTTGTCATTCCGATCCGTCGGCTGACGGACAAGGAATCTGCAGCAATGGGCTCAGATCCTTCGGCTCCCCCGCCAGCTGGCGGATGCGCTCAGGATGACACAGGAACACTTAGATAGTTTCCCCTTCCCGTGCCAACCTCTTGCATGAGCGACACAATCGGGATGTGCTGTTTATTTGTATCATCTCCGCACCGAGATCTTCTCCGCACTCCTCGCACTTGCCATAGGTTTCCTTGTCGATTTTTCCCAATGCAAGATCAATGTCTGCTAATCGCTGACGCAATTCCTGTGATGCCGAAGATTGGTTTTCCCATGCTTCGGATTCATCTGTTTCTTCTTCAAGCGAATCGACATCACTTCCAAAGTCCTCGCCCTTTTCCAAAGTGTCGATTTTCACCTCAAGCAATGCTTTTTCATCTTCAAGCTCGTTTTTTATGGCTTCCAGTTTTTCTTTGTTCATATGTTTTTTGTCATTACTAAATGAATTTGAACAGAAACGGGAACAATACGAAATATCCCAACAGCCCCAATCCGATCACGCCAATGACTATTCCTGCGGTTATCATTACCGTCTTTGCCGCTCCGGATGATGCCTGCGGTTGCGCTACGGGTACTGCAGGAGCCTCAAACATCGATTTTTCCGGACCGGTATATGCAGGCGCAGCCCCGGGTCGCATCTCTTCCTGCCGTTGCGAAGCAATGGTTTCTTGCGCGCCTGCGGTTGGGACCTCGCCTCCGCCCTCCTTGAATGCCTTGATGTCCGATTCCATCGTGCGAATGTCTATTTCGAGCGCCGGCGGTTCAGGAACCTTTGCATCCTGCTTATCCATAGGCGTTGTCGGGTTTGTTTGCATATCCATGCAGATAGTATAAAGGAAAAAGGAAAAAGGAAAAAGGGGTGCGCGCGCCAATATTGATTTTTTTATATTGATACGATAAAGTATAGGGGCATTTTAGATCATGTTGCATGTTTCAAGAAGCCCGCGCCCCCATCGTCTAGTGGTCAGGACAACAGGTTTTCATCCTGTAAAGAGGAGTCCGATTCTCCTTGGGGGCACAAAAGAAAACAGACACCGTAATGGGTGTCTGTTTTCTTGTTTTGCTTCCGAACTTTCTTTTTATACCATTTTTCCCCTATAATTATCCCATATGAAACGATTTTTCGAGATTCTGCCCGGCGTCCTTTCGTGGACGACGCTCATTGGCGTGGCGCTGCTTTCCTGGCTTACTCCTGTCGGTATGGCCATTTTTATCATATTTTTTGATGTCTACTGGTTTTTGAAGACCTTCTACCTTTCCATCCACCTCCGCATCAGCTACCGCAAGATGCGCAACAACATGGAAATCAATTGGCTCGAGAAACTCAAAACCGATCCAGCGACGACGGCATGGCCCGACATCTACCACTTGATTGTGTTCCCATTCTTTGATGAACCCTATGAGGTCATCAAAGAGTCGTTTGAGGCCCTTACGCGCATAAACTATCCGCTCGACAAATTCATCGTTGCGATCGGCACCGAGGAAAAGACCGGCGAAGCATCAAAGCAAACTTTGGATCGCATTGCCGAAGAATATTCAGATACATTTTTCAAACTGATTGCCACCGTCCATCCGAGCAATCTACCGGGAGAAACTCCGGGTAAAGGGTCGAATGAAGCATGGATCGCACAGCAGGTAAAACGGGAGGTCATTGATCCGCTTCATATCCCCTATGAGCACATCGTCGTTTCTTCGTTCGATATCGACACGCAGATCTTCCCCGATTATTTCGGCGTTTTAACGCATGCGTTTTTGACGACCGAAGATAATCTGCACGCAAGCTACCTGCCTATTCCGTTCTTTTTGAATAACATCTTTCAGGCGCCGGCAATCGCGCGCGTCATTTCATTTTCCGCATCCATTTACCATATGATGCAGCAGGCGCGTCCGCATCGCCTTACGACCTTTTCTTCGCATTCGATGCCGTTCAAGGCTTTGGTCGATGTCGGTTTTTGGAAAAAGGATATCGTCAGCGAAGATTCCCAGATCTTTTGGCAATGCTATTTACATTATAACGGCAACTATAGGGTCATCCCGCTTAATTACCCGATATCCATGGATTCCAATGTTGCGCCTTCGTTTTGGCGCACGATGTTAAACCAGTATAAGCAGCAACGCCGATGGGCATGGGGAGGCGTCGAAAACATTCCGTATCTCATGACCGGCTTCATGCGGAACAAACAGATCCCGTTCAAAAAGCGGTTCTCTTGGGCATTTTTCTATATCGAAGGCTTCCACTCATGGGCAACCAATGCGTTGATCATCTTTACACTTTCATGGCTTCCAATCTTGTTAGGCGGACCGGAGTTTCGTTTTTCGCTCATTTCCTACTCCCTACCAAAGGTCACCAATCTAATCATGAACTTTGCTGCCATCGGCATCGTGACTTCCGCGTTTCTCGGCATTGTCCTATTACCGCCAAAGCCTATTTGGTTCAAGAAGCATCACTATGTATGGTTTGTTCTGCAATGGGCATTCCTTCCGCTCACCATGATCATCTTCGGGTCCATCCCTGCCCTTGATGCGCAGACCCGCGGCATGTTTGGCGGTAAGTTTCGCCTCGGTTTTTGGAGCACACCTAAGCATCGAGGTTAATAATTTCTTACCATTATGTCCCTATCCCGCATCCTGCACCACCCGCTTGGACTCATTGGTTTGGTTTTTTTCCTGAGCGCTGCCCCTTCCGTTTTTCTTCCTTTTTCGTATCTTTACCAGCACATTTCTCTTCCTTTCCGAACTATCATACTCTCGCTTGTCGCGCTTGTGTTTCTCATGCTCGTGCCCATGGCTGTGATCGTTTTTCTTTTTGAAGAAAAACTTTCCGCTTATGGGTGGCGGCTTCCTGTCGATACGCACGCATCGCGCAGACTTATCATAGCGAGTACGCTCGTTCTCCTCCCCTTTATCTTCTACTTGAGCACGCAGGATATCTTTCACGGATATTATTCCCGATATGGCATTGGCTTTTTGGAATTTCTTGTGACCGGCGGCATATTCACTTTCCTCTATTATCTTGCCGAAGAATTTCTGTTCCGCGGATTCCTTTTCTTCGGGCTTTGGCCGCGGCTTGGCTACCACAGTTTTTGGATCATTGGTTCTCTATTCGCATTTCTCCATATCACAAAACCGCCCGCCGAAATCATACTGTCTTTTTTTGCCAGTATTATTTTTTGCTACCTATCCCTTAAGACAAAATCATTTCTTCCGGCTGCAATCGTACACTTCATCATCGCCGTCGTACTGAATGTATTAACTATTCTTATTCCCCCGCTCAACGGCTAATATTATTCGAGATGCACCCTGTCGTGAAACCGCGCGACAACATCTTTCAGTTGCGGGTGTTCCGCAAGATCGGGATCCTTTTCCAGCACACTCTCTGCGGCCTCACGCGCACTCTTTACCAGTTTTAAGTCCTGCAGCGAACGCATTGCCAGATCGGGCAACCCCGTTTGCGATTGGCCCATAAACTCCCCGGGGCCGCGCAAGGCAAGGTCCTTTTCCGCAAGCTCAAACCCGTTCTTCGCGTGCACCAACGCCTCGAGCCTGTCCTTTGTCGGCTGCGCCGATGAATCGGTAAACAGCAGGCAAAACGATTGATGCTCCCCTCTTCCTACGCGCCCTTTGAACTGGTACAACTGCGCGAGGCCAAACCGATCCGCCCCTTCAATCATCATGATCGTCGCATTGGGAATATCCACACCAACCTCGATTACCGAGGTTGCCACCAATACATCAATCTCGCCTTTTTTCATTTTTTTCATAACCTCCGCTTTTTCTTCCGATTTTAACTTCCCGTGCAACATCGCGACGCGCATATCGGGAAATATCTTTTTCGATAGCTTGTCGTATTCTTCCTTGACCGTTTTTGTATCCACCGCAAACCATCCGCCAGTTGGCGGACTTCCTTTTGTTTCATCCTCTTCGGTTTTTTCTATGCGCGGACAGATAACAAACACCTGCCTGCCCTTTTTTACCTGTCCGCGTATGAAAGCATACGCATCCGTGCGGCTTGCGGGCGGCACTATTTTGGTAATGATGTCCTTGCGCCCCTTGGGTAGCTCACCAATGATCGATACATCCAGATCGCCGAACAGTGTCAATGAAAGCGTACGCGGAATGGGCGTGGCGGACATGGACAAAAAGTGCGGCAACAGCCCACCATCCCTTTTCCCCTTCGACAAGCTCAGGGCTTTAGTGTGCCCTGCGAGCGCCTGACGTTGCTTTACGCCAAACCGATGCTGCTCGTCTATGACCACCAATGCAAGATCGCTAAACACTACGCCTTTTTGTATCAGCGCATGCGTACCTATGGCTATTTTTATCTCTCCGGTCGCCAGTTTTTTTACCGCATCCGCCTTTTTCATCTCGCTTTCCAGCCCCTCCCCAAAAAATACCTTCGCACCCGAAGCGGTCAACAGCACCACCCCTTTCTCGAAGTTTCCAAATATTTTTTTGAATGTATGGTAATGTTGCGTGGCCAATATTTCTGTCGGCGCCATGAATGAGGCTTGTCTGCCCGCATCCGCTGCAATGATCGCCGCCAGTACCGCGACGATCGTCTTTCCCGACCCTACATCGCCCTGCAACAAACGATTCATCGGGTGCGGACGCGCAAGGTCGCCGCTAACCTCCCGCATGACCTCCTGCTGCGCATCGGTCAACTCGAACGGCAGCTGTGCAAGCAATTCCGCAAATCTCGATCCTTCCGCAACGCACGCATATGCGTTTTCCTTCGCGAGTCGCGATCGCTCAAGTATGTTTACCAACTGCAAATAAAAAATATCCTCAAACGCAAATCTGCGGCGAGCACGCAGTACATCCTTCATGATTTCCGGATAGTGAATCAAACGCAATGCATCGTTCAGCTCCGTGACATCGGCGCGCTTCAACATTTCCTCCGGCAATGTTTCGGGGATATATTCCAGCCCATCCAAAAGCGGCTTTATCAAAAACCGCAGTCCTTTCGAAGTCACGCCTTTTGTTTCCGGGTAGATCGGCACCAATCGTCCCGTATGTTTACACGCTTCTATTTCTTCCCGATATTCCGCCGCATCTTCCATAAATTGCTCATCATCTTCCGAAAAGCCAACAATCTCGTATGAAGGGTGTGAAAATCCTATTCCTGCCTTCCCTAAGCTCACCTTCCCCGCAAGATTAATGACCATGCCTTTTTTAAGCATTGCCACAAGAAACTTCTGATTGAACCATGTTGCCCGCACGCTTCCCGTTGCATCTACCACGGTCGCCTGAATGATAAACATCTTTTTCCTGAAAGACCGTAGTATTTTAATCTCCTGTATAACTCCTTGAATTGTAGCTGCCTCTCCCGGGACAAGATCTACGATGTTTGCTATCTTTGAAAAGTCTTCGTATCGGGACGGAAAATGCCACAATAGGTCTCGGACCGTTTTTAGCCCCAACTTTTCCAATCGCAGCGCAAATGCCGGCCCCACGCCTTTTACATATCGCAATTCAGTTTCCAACCGAATATCCGTGGTCATATTTTCCTATTGTACGGGATATTGGCATGGAGTGCCATCAGAGAAGCCACTCATGCTACTTTAACCAAAAAAAGACCCTCTCTGCGAAGCCATGCTTCGCAGAGAGGGTCGAGATACGCGGCAAGCAGCCAGCATCATTCGTAATGGATCAATAATCCGGCAACAAATGTCTGCTCGTACAGCTTTTTGTCACTGCCGGGGACAATGGATACCGAAACAATCCTCCTGCGGGACTGCTTTTTCCATTGCTGCTTTTTTACCATGATCTCAGCGATGGCAGCATCCTGCCCCTTCGATTGCGATCGCTTACTTTGATGTATGCGGTGCTTTGCCCATCGTCATTGATACCGTCATGTGGAGTAGCGTGAGCCACGGGCGTAGCGTGAGCCACGGGCGTAGCGTGAGCCACGGGCGTAGCCGCCACCGTCTCCGGTATTTTTACCTGCATATATATATAGGCAATCAAAAACAATAGCAAAGCGCAACCCATCATTATATGTATACCGATGGGTGTCTCCCTTTCCGGTTTTTCCTGTTTTGAAGCCACTTCGCCACCTCCTTTAAGTGCATTGTTTTGCGGCGTATTTGCCACGGGTATTAGTACTACTTTCCGTATACCACATAATATACAACATTGCAAGTTTTTTATGATCTTCGGCTGTCCGACTTCACGCAGGAGCAAAAAAGAACACCCGAGCCAACCGGCTCGGGTATTCTTTTTTTGTGCCCCTGTGTGGAATCGAACCACAATTTTAACTTCCGCAAAGTCATGTCCTATCCATTGAACGACAAGGGCAAAATAACTGATGGCAATTAACTAATGACTTATGACGAGAAAGCTTAAGGCAACCTCGCTTTGTCATTTATTAATGCCTTTCAGTTATAGCAAATCCTATTTCATTTTACAATATTCCGTCAGATACCAATCAAACGCTCGAGAAATTCGAAGAATGTTACCTCTATTTCGCCATGGGGGACCTTTTTATCCAAGGCCTCCCGGATCTTTTGCTCATCCTCCGCATGGATGAATATCTTTATATAATGATGCACCTTTGATTTTGTCTGCAACACCAATTCGTGATATTCATCGGAAAACTCATGGATGTCGTAGAGCGTGATCGTTGAATATTTATATGTCTTGTGTCCTTCGACCGTCACTCCTCTTTCGTCGATCGTAAAATCCCACATCTTCGGTTTTTCTCCGGCGAACATAAATATGGCCAGCTCGGCTATGACAATAAACACGGCAAACAAAAAGTTCTTCTGCCACAACGCAATGGCGATCAAAACAATAGCAACGGCCATGCTTGCCCAATACCATGTAGTGCTTTTTTCAATATGCTCCGCCTCGGGTGCCTCCCATGCAATCATCACACCCATGGACTCTTCTTGCGCAGCAGCCGCATTGTCTGTTTGCTCCTCCGCGATCTCTTCGATATATTCCTCCTCTGCTATATCTTCAGCAGATCGTTTAAGAAAAAATGTGTTTTCCTTTTCCATGGTCTTATTATAAAACATAATACTTTAAAGCACCATAACCATGCCGTCCGATAAAAAATGGCGGGGAATATTCCCCGCCACGCCCGCTCTTCAAAACCTATGCCTTACCGCACATATCCTCCGGTATGACGACCGTCGTCAGTGGCTTCAACTCTCGATACCGATAATATTCATCGCGATTCTCGATAACCCGTACAACGGTTCCCTTGCTTAGTTTTTTATAGCCGGAACCCCACCCTTCTTCGCTCAAACCGCATATAATGCACATCCTTTCCGGAGGCAATGGATCTAGTCCGCTTACAGAGCATGGCGTCTGAACGAGCGCCTCATGCGTACACTCATTTCGCAATCGATCGAGAAGCTCTCCCCTCTTTTTCTGCAGATCCTTTATCTGCGCCGTAATGGATATAATCCTATCCCGCAAATCGATGCCTTTCAGACCATCATCTCCGCTCATTTTGCACCTCACTGTTATTGTTAATGACTGCCAACAGGATATGAAATCGATGCCGCCCTGTCAATCAAAATCCTCCTGATGCCTTTCGGTATGCCTGTTTTGCAGATACTCATTCTATATACTAAAAGACTCAATACCGTCGACTCCGCAAGGACAAGCACTCTGTCGACATTTCAATTTTCCTACACAAAGCGGTAGGGGCGAGATTCGAACTCGCGATACCCTTTCAGGTATAACAGTTTTCAAGACTGCCGCCTTAAACCGCTCGGCCACCCTACCGCCTTATGCACGAAATAAACTCACGATTTGAATAAGATTCTATTAAACCTATTCCTGTGCTTCAGATTGCTTGTCCCTATTACCTCAAAATATCTGATTATATCTGCCCTGCTCTCTAATTGAACGCTTCTATTATTGCGGATTTTAGGGGAAAAATCCAGCTCCCTTAGAATAGTGAATGTCGACTGCAACAAATACTCCGAAGCCGAAACGAATGCCCATCGCGGATACTCATATGTCTTATTTTTTATCTTATGACGCTCGCCAAATATACACCCGTCCGTGTCAAATAATCCTCGTATACAATTCATCTTAAATGCATCATTTTTATTGATCCATTTTGGAATATCCGACCCATTTTTTAATTTGCTCCCTACCTTTAGCCCGATAGATTCACAGAAAGCGACCAATTTTACTCTCGATACGATAACATCCGTTGTCGTGCGACTTTCCACAATCTGCAAGGATGGCTCGACATCAAAAAGGGTCTTGATCAAATTTTGAACAAATTTTACGTATTCCGCATCGGTCTTGGAATTAAGCGTTACCCTAACCTGCGTTTTTGTCATCCCGCCGTCCCCCAGCATAATTCCGATAAATTCCGCCAGTCGTTCATCCTCTTTTGGAATCTTGATTTCTTTAGGACAACAATTGCGCGGCGGATTAAATTTCCCCGTCTCATCCCACCATTTTGCCCATGCTTTCTTGCGTTTTTCCGGATCACCGCCGACCCTGCCATATTTCTTAAAATTCGATCTTCCGGCTATTTTTCCGCCAATAGATGTATACCAAAATGCGTCCCGAGTTGTTAGATCAAGCGGCCTTTTAATTTTTGCAATTTCGCAAATTTTATCCAATCCTGATTCAGATATTGTATACCGCTCCCGCCTCCAGTCACTTAATGTACGCCTATGTATTCCCACTCTTTCCGCAAGCTCTATCCATGATAACCCTGATACATCCTTTGCATGGATTACAAATTCATTTTGCTTTCCCTTGGCAAAAATTATTCTTTTTTGGATTTTAGTATTAAACACCTCTTGCATTATTCCAGTTTACCAAAAAATTACTCTCGGGACAATAATTCCGCCTACACTATTTAACACAAAACCGCCGATCTGTGATCGGCGGTTTTGTCTTAATTTTGTGGACCTTACCGGGCTCGAACCGGTCACCTCTACATTGCAAATGTAGCGCTCTACCAGATGAGCTAAAGGCCCTGGTAGTATTTTCCTTTTTACACCAAAACCCGTTAAAAATCAACAGGGTGGACCATACCGGGATCGAACCGGTTGCCTTCGCCATGCCATGGCGACGCTCTACCAAGTGAGCTAATGGCCCGTTACATTTTACAGATAACCCTGCTTACTTCAATCAATTCGTTGAAAATATCTGCTGAAAAATAGTCAATCCTACAAACTCCCTTGTAATTTACTTTCTTTGACGCCTTGCCTATAGTACGAGAATCCACTTGCGCTTTATAAAACAAACGCAAAGGTACCTTCGTACTATTTGACCAAAATTTTTCCAATTTTTTCACATTTTGATCCGCCCTACATTGAACAGTGCAGCGAAATTTACTCTCATCGAGAATATAACATTCCCTCAAAAAACGCAAAAATAGCTTTATTATTTCAGGATCAGAATTACCAAACATTAACGACCCCCTATTGGTCTTTGATCCTTCGCCTAAATATAGCATAGCCAAAGCAATTTTTGCAACATCACGGTTAAGAAGGGTAGCGTCTAAATGCTTTACCCTGTTATGAATCGACAGGAGATAATTCTGTCGATTCTTTTTGTTCACTAAAAGAGCTTTCTTTTGGGCCAGTTTTATATTTTTTGATATGTTTCCGTCGATTCTTTCTTTCTGCTTTTTAGACAAAGTAATATTTTTGAACCAATATGAAATAGTGCTCTTTGGTATAAAGGTATCCAAAGCTTTATTTATTTCATTATAGGTTTTCCCTCCTTTCCGCAATGAAATAGCTTTTGTTTTAATCAAGGCATCATATGTCATGTTAGTATAATTGTACCATTGAACTTATCCATGTGCAACATACTTTATTCTTGTTTCCTCGCATCCTTGATAAAAATCATTCCCCATGAAATAATAGACGAGCAACGATAACGCCCTTGTCGTTCAACGGATAGGACTACGCATTCCTAATGCGTCAATGGGGGTTCGATTCCCTCCGAGGGCACAGAGCATAAAATCCCGATACGATCGGGATTTTATAGTTGCCCCAGTATTGTCACGAACTCATCAAT